>George_p2__coassemble_1482_pt1 | contig 14501 bp, 10 predicted proteins | sample George_p2__metabat2_high_PE_015 | metagenome-assembled genome bin George_p2
CCTTTGCACCCTACGATGAGGCCACCCGCACCTATGCCCAGGTTCCCCGGGATACCACCTCGGAAGAATATTATCGGTTCTGGGCGCCGTACTGCCAGGGCCAGGGCATCCTGGAGGGCACCGACTACGAGCTGAAGAGCTGGACGGCGCTGTATTACTACGCCGCCAGCATGGGCGGCACCCTTTCCGAGCAGTATGCCCCCGACCGGCTGGTACAGACCCGGTATGCCCGGAGATGAGCGGCGCAGAGTCTGGCCAATAAGCAACAGAAGAAGACAACATGCGCACTTTTGGGACAACTTGCGTCATATCAAACGGGAATCTCGTTGATTTACAGGAATTTTGCAGAAATTTACCCGTAAAATCGTTGTTTCGGCGGAAAGGAACTGCTATTATGGATACAACGAAGTCCAGAAAAACCTACGCAAGCGATAGCGAAAAGCCGCATTCCAACTGGAGTTTTGCCAGTGGACTGCGTCTTTTACTGCGCAGAACAGGGACTCGTTTCATATTGGGAAGAAGAACACTTGCCTCTGCGTTCTGGAAGCATGGCCCGCTTTACAGGACACAGGAAAAGGAGAAAAAAGATGCAGAAGATCTCGCGCAAAAATTTTCTTAGAACCGCCGGCGCCGCTGCAGCTGCTGCGGCTGTGACCCCCTTGCTGGGAGGATGGGCCTGGCCAAGGATCGAGGATCACGAACAGTACCAAGGAGATGTGGTGCTGCTGCTGAGCAACGACATCCACTCCAACCTGACCACCTCCAAAACCATGAACCCGGATGGCTCCACAAAGATCACGGGTGGTGCAGCCCGAATGGCGGCAGCGCAGGCGCTGGTGCGCCGCAAAGCCCTGGGCAGATCTCTCACCTTGGACGGCGGAGACTACTCCCAGGGAACACCGTATCAGGACGGATACCAGAAAGGCTGGGAGATCCTGGCGCTGGCACAGATGGAAGTGGATTTTTGCACCCTGGGCAACCACGAATTTGATGTGGGCGACCAGGCGGTGGTAAACTCCTGGGTCAATGCGCGGAAAAGCAAGTGGAATTATGGGGTGACCCATGCTCTGCCGCAGCTGCTGGTGTCCAATATATTTATCAAGTACGATCCAGCCGGGCAGGAGATCGCGTATACAGATGCCGACATCCAGCCTGAAAACTTGAGCACCAATGCCTTTGCGGCGGGTACGTATGCGCAGGCCCAAGCAAAGAATTACGCCATCAAGATGGTGGGCCGCTATAAAGTAGGTCTGTTTGGCATTCTGGGCGAGGAGGCCTATGGCTACTGCAAAAACTCCAACCTGAAACGGATGGATTGCAGCAAAGTGGCCAATGTCTATGCAAAGTTTTTGAAGCAGGAAAAAGGCTGCGACCTGGTCATTGCGCTGAGCCACTGCGGTACCGCGGAAGATAAAGCCATTGCAGCTGCATCAGAGGGATATCTGGATGTGATCCAGAGCGCCCATGCGCATGTCTGCTTTGAAAAGCCTCTGGTGGAAAATGGCGTCATTCTGATGTCCTCGGGCTGCTATGCGCAAAATTTGGGCGTGCTGAGCCTGAAAAAGACCCCGGAAGGCTGGACGTATGTAGAGGGTGAGTCCCGCTGCTACGATCTGACGGAAGCCTATGACTATAACGACTTGTGGGATCTGTCGAAGGAAGCCCGGAACTATCGCTCCCTGCAGGCACTTGTGGAGCAGTACGATGCAGAGCTGGTGGCTCCGGACGGATACTTCTCCAAACTGGGCCTGGAAGGCGTGACCCCTGGTTCTGTCGTGATGACGGTCCCGACGGGATACGATTATGTTCAGTATGAGGATGGCCATTCGATCGGGTACACCTACATCCAGTCTCCGGTGACCGCCTTTATCTGCGACGCTTTCAACTATGCCGCAGAGTCGCAGGTGTCCTTTGCCTTTGGCGGTTATGTCCGCAGTGCGCTCTATCAGGGCGAGTATACCGTAGCAGATGCCTTCAATCAGCAGTCCACGGGTGAGTCGGCGGTGGATCACAGCGCTGGCTCCAGCTTGGCGGTTTGCGATCTGTCCGGCACGCAGCTGGCGGCGATCTGCATTTTTGATGCGATGTGCTCTGGTGTCAGCAAGCAGGGGACGCCCTATGGCGGCGCAGGAACGCTGCACACCAGCGGGATGCGCTACCATTACACCACTGCGGACGGAAAGATCAGCTGCGATGTGTCCAGCATCGAAGTCTACTTCCCGGAACTGAATGAGTGGAAGCCCTTGGAGTATGACCGCGCATACAGGACCTCCTTTACCTTTGAATCCACACAGAATCTGTCGGGGCTGATGCCGACCATCACCCGGACTGCATTCGGAAGTGCCGTCCCCTTTGCTCCCTACAACGGAGCGACCGGCGAGTATCTGACCGTTCCGGCGGATAATACCTCGGAAGAATATTATCGGTTCTGGGCGCCGTACTGCCAGGGCCAGGGCATCCTGGAGGGCACCGACTACGAGCTGAAGAGCTGGACGGCGCTGTATTACTACGCCGCCAGCATGGGCGGCACCCTTTCCGAGCAGTATGCCCCCGACCGGCTGGTACAGACCCGGTATGCCCGGAGATGAGCGGCGGATTGACGTTTCAACTGCCGGTATGGTATACTAAAAACAGAAATCGAACGTACCAGGGGGATACCGGCCATCCGGCGGAGATCCCCCTGGTTTTGCGTAGTCTGTCCAGGGAGAGGTGAGCTGCTTTGCGAGCAGAACGTCTGTTGGAGATCCTGAGCGATCAGCCGATCATAGCCGCCGTAAAGAACAACGAGGAGTTTCAGCGCGCGCTGCAAAGCGACGTGGGCGTGATCTTTTTGCTGTACGGCAACATCCTTACCGTGTCGCAGCTGACAGCCCAGGTGCATGACTGCGGCAAGCTGGTATTCGTCCACCTGGATATGATCGAAGGGCTGGCTTCCAAAGAGGTGGCCGCCGACTTTATCGCGGGCAATACGGTAGCGGACGGCGTCATCTCCACAAAGGCGGCGCTGACCCGCCGTGCCCGGGAACTGGGGCTTGTGGGCATCCAGCGTTTCTTCCTGCTGGACTCCAAAGCCATGCTCAGCGTCCAGCAGTTCAGCCCCAGCAGCGCCGACCTGGTAGAGGTCTTGCCCGGACTGATGCCCAAGATCATCACCCGGGTGGCGCAGAGCACCCGCCGGCCCGTGATCGCCGGGGGCTTGATCCAGGATAAAGAGGATGTGATCACCGCTCTGGCTGCCGGCGCAGTGGCCGTTTCCACCACGAACCCCGACGTCTGGGAGATGTAAAGGGGTCACAAAACAAAAAATGCCCAGGCCGCTCTCCGAGGAGAGCGGCCTGGGCTGTTTTATGGGGAATGTCGGAGAGAACTCAGCCTTGGTAGTACACAGCAGTGTTGGCCACGGTCATGGTGGTCATCAGCAGTGCGTTAAAGAAAGCGGGCGTCCAGACATTGCCGGTGCGCTTGTACAGTGCGCGGGAGTAGCAGGCTGCAATGGCCAGGGTGGGGATCATGCCGAACAGCAGGATCGCCGACAGAGCCTGTGTGGGGTGTGCAGCCGTGCCGGTGGCAAACAGGGTGATGTACTGTCGTGCCACAAACAGGATGATGCCGCCAGCGTTCAGCAGGATGGCCAGCAGATACCCCTTGATCCCTTGCAGGCTCTGGGTATTGGTATTGATGCAGATGGCGATGCTGCTGACCAGGTAGTACAGGAAGAAGATGGGCAGATAGTGGAGGATGGCCGGCAGGACCGAAGGCTCGAAGGTCTTGAATGCAAAGACCCACAGGCGGAAGTCGGTCTTGAAGATGGCGTCCACTGCAAATACCAGCCCGTAGCCAGCGGCAAAGGCCAGAACAGCAACACACAGCGCAGCCAGGATGTTGATGGGCTGTGCCTTCAGGCCATAAGCCTCCAGGCCCACTTCGTTGTGGGCCTTGCTGATCAGATACACCATGCTCATGACAAGGGCGCTGATCAGGGTGCAGACCACGGTCCAGTAGGCGATCTGGTTGACCGCCGGTGCAGACCAGAAGGGGGTGGTATTGCTCAGGAAGTTATGGCTGGAGACCCACATCAGGCCAAAGCCGGACAGGGCAGCAACGATGCCGGCCGTGCGGTAGCCCGGCACATTGACCGTGGACTTGCCGCTCAGGAAGATGGCGGCCAGGCCCACCAGGCCAAACAGAGCGCCGGCATCGGTCAGGATCATCAGGGGTTCGCTGGCGGTGTTGCCGTCCATCAAAGCGGGGAAGAATACCGCCGGCAGCAGCACGCAGCACAGTACCAGTGCCAGGGTGCCGATCTTGGAGGGCAGGGTGCTGCAGCTGGGCTGAGGCTGCAGCACGCCGGTCTTTGCCTTGGCAAGGAAAGGCAGCTTCATCAGCAGCATCATCAGCGGCACAAACAGCAGGATGAAACCTGCCAGGGCCACACACTCAAACAGCTCTTTCAGCTGCCAGATCTGGTCAGAGGGAGGCAGCAGGTTCAGGCCGTCGTTGTAACCGGCAAAAGCAGTCTCGTAGAAGCTGATGGCATGGCCGGTGGTGGTTTTGGAGAAATGGTTCCAGGGGTGGGTCTCGCTGGGCTGGTAAACGATGCGTTTGCCGCCGTCGGCAGTGTCGTACCAGACACCAGGCTCCGGGTTCTCCTGCTCCAGGAAGGTCTTGCCGGCCGTAGTGGCCACCCAGTTTTTGCGGATCACGGTGCCCTTGTTGTTGTAGTCGTCCGGCAGGAAGAAGAACTCGTCGTACTCTGCACAGACCTTGCCCAGCGTGCGGCCGCCGCCGGTAGCTGCGGCTACTTCAGGGGTGAGACCCAGCAGGCTGGTGTACATAAAGTCTGCGCCTTCGGACAAGCCGCAATGCAGCTTGCGCACGCCGGTCTCAGCAAAGTCGTTTTCGTCCAGATACAGTGCCATAGCCGTGGAGAAACCGCCCATAGAGTGGCCGGTCACGCCGATAATGCCGTTGCCAGCATCATCCTTCAGAACATAGGGCTGCTGGTACATATAGCTGACTGCATCGTACAGGGCGGTGGGCCAGAAGCTGAAGAAGCCGCCGGTGTTCTCGGCATTGCCCTTGGAGTGGCCGTGGTCATACATATCCAGTGCCAGCACCACATATCCCCGGCGGGACAGTTCGATGGCGTTGGCATCCTGCATCTCTGCGGAGTTCAGGTAACCATGGGTGACCACGACGGTGGGGCGGGGATCGCTTTCCGATGCGCCGTCCGGCAGGTAGAGCAGGCCGCTCAATACGCCTTTGTCGGTATCAAAGCGGATGCGGTCGACCGAGACGGTGTGGTGGGAGGTGTTGAACATCTGTGCCAGGACACTGCCGATCAGGATCAGCGCGAGGGAGACCGCTGCCAATAGTGCGGGGAGTTTTTTCTTGTCCTTCATTGAATCGTTCCTCTCAATCCATTTTAATCTTGTCCCCTGTGGAAAAACCTTGGCTGGCTATCACCTCCATACCAGCCTTAGCCCCCGGCCCAAAGGGCCGGGGGTCGCAGGCTTTTTTATACGATGCTTCAGATCGCCGCCCAGCCCAGGCTGCGGTGGACAGCCTCATGCCAGTGGCGCATCAGGTCCTGGCGCTGGTCCTCAGACATCTGAGGCTCATAGACGATATCACATTCCCAGAGCTTTTTGATCTCATCCAGGCTGTCCCAGACGCCTACGCCCAGCCCGGCCAGGTAGGCCGCACCCAGGGCGGTGGTCTCCCGGATCGCCGGGCGGCGCACTTTGCAGTGGATGATATCGGACTGGAACTGCATCAGGAAGTGGTCCCGGCTGGCGCCGCCGTCCGCTTTCAGGGAGGCAAGGGTCAGGCCGGTGTCCTGCTGCATGGCGTTTACCAGGTCTGCCACCTGGTAGGCGATGGACTCCTGGGCGGCACGGATGATGTGCTCCCGGCGGGTGCCGCGGGTCAGACCCACGATGCAGCCCCGGGCGTACATATCCCAGTTGGGGGCGCCCAGGCCGGTAAAGGCAGGCACCAGGTAGACGCCGCCGTTGTCCTTGACCTTTTGGGCGTAGTATTCTGCATCCCGGCTTTCGTTGAAAAAGCGCATCTCATCCCGCAGCCATTGGATCACAGCGCCGCCCACGAACACCGAGCCTTCCAGCGCATACTGTACCTTGCCGTTCAGGCTGATGGCAATGGTGGTCACCAGTCCGTTCTGGCTCACAAAAGGCTTGTCGCCGGTGTTCATCAGCAAAAAGCAGCCGGTGCCGTAGGTGTTTTTGGCCTCGCCCGGTTCAAAGCAGGTCTGGCCGAACAGGGCGGCCTGCTGGTCGCCTGCAATGCCTGCAATGGGCACCCGCACACCCTGGATCTCGGTATAGCCGTACACCTCGCTGGAGCTGCGCACCTGGGGCAGCATGGCCCGGGGGATGTTCAGCGCCTGGAGCAGGGTGTCGTCCCAGTCCAGCTTGTGGATGTCATACAGCATGGTGCGGGAGGCGTTGGTGGCATCGGTCACGTGTACAGCGCCGCCGGTCAGCTTCCACAGCAGCCAGGTGTCCACCGTGCCAAACAAAAGCTCGCCCCGTTCTGCCCGCTGCTGTGCCCCTTCCACATGGTCCAGGATCCAGCGGATCTTGGTGGCGGAGAAGTAAGCGTCCGGCAAAAGGCCGGTGGCAGCTTTGATATGGTCGGTCAGTCCCTGCTGGATCAGCTGGTCCACCAGGGGGGCAGTGCGGCGGCACTGCCAGACGATGGCGTTATAGATGGGGGTGCCGGTGGCTTTGTCCCACACAATGGTGGTCTCCCGCTGGTTGGTGATGCCGATGGCCGCCAGGTCCGACACATGGATGCCGCTCTGGGCCACCACCTCCATCATCACGGCATACTGAGAGGACCAGATCTCCATGGGGTTGTGCTCCACCCAGCCCTCTTTGGGGTAGATCTGGGTGAACTCTTTCTGACTTACCGCCAGGATGTTCTGCTGCTGGTCAAACAGGATGGCCCGGGAACTGGTGGTTCCCTGGTCCAGGGAGAGGATGTACTTTGCCATGATGCCGCCCCTTTCTCACATATTTTTTGTGGCAACGATGTCCACGCCGGTGCCGCATACGTTGGGGATCACCACCTGGCCAATGCGCACCGGGGCAGTCAGTTCCACTGCATCCAGGGCGGCGGCCACATCAAACACGGTGTCCTTGGGCACGGGGGCATTGGTCTTGACCGGGCAGCGGGGGTGCGCTGCGCCGGTGCATTTTACGGTGGAGGTCACCACCCGGGTGGGGTGGCACAGCTCCGCCTTGCCATAAGCTTCGCCCTTGGGGCAGCTGTTGCCGGTGACGGCATAGCCGTTTTCTTCGTCCACCTTCAGATGGCAGCCCTTGGGGCAGGTAATGCAGATCAGTTCCTTCATCTCAATCCACCTCCCGGATGGAAACCGTCAGCGTATCTCCGGCCTTGTCCAGCAGCACCTTGGGCAGGGTGATGTTTTCCATCTCGCCGGGGGCCAGGTGCTCCCGCTTGAAGCGGGCAATGGTCTGGTCGCCGCTGGTGACCAGGATCTCCGAGTCGCCGCAGATGCGGTTCACCCGGAAGAACAGCCCGCAGCTCTTGTCCACCTGGCTGGGCCGGATGTGCTGGGGCACCGTATAGGTCACGCCGGAGCCGTTCTGCACCTCGATGACCCGGCCTTCGGCCTGCCCGCCGGACAGCACATAGTCCGCCGCCGCAGCGCCGGCCCGCTGGCTCTCCGCGGTAACAAAGTCCACCAGGTCATGCACATGGCAGACGTTGCCGCAGGCAAACACGCCGGGCAGGCTGGTCTCCATGTTCTCGTACACCACAGCACCCTTGGTGCGGGGGTCGATGCGGATGCCCGCCTGCTGGGTCAGCTCGTTTTCCGGCAGCAGACCCACCGACAAAAGCAGGGTATCGCAGTCGAACACCATTTCGGTGCCGGGCACCGGCTTGCGGTCCGGGCCTACCTGGCTGACCACCACCTGCTCGACACGGTTCTTGCCGCGGATCTCGGTGACGGTATGGGAGAGGTAGAGGGGGATGTCAAAGTCTTGCAGGCACTGGACGATGTTCCGGTTCAGTCCGCCGGAATAGGGCATCACTTCCACGCAGGCCAGCACCTTGGCGCCTTCCAGGGTCATGCGGCGGGCCATGATCAGGCCGATGTCGCCGCTGCCCAGGATCACCACCCGCTTGCCGGGCAGATAGCCTTCCACGTTGACATAGCGCTGGGCGGCGCCGGCGGTGAACACGCCCGCCGGACGAGTGCCGGGGATGGCGATGGCGCCCCGGGTGCGCTCCCGGCAGCCCATAGCCAGCACGATGGCCTTGGCCTGCTCCACGCAGTAGCCGGTGGACTTGCCCACCATATGCACCTGGCGCTCCGGGGTCACCTGCAGCACCATGGTATCCAGCCGCACTTCCACACCGGTCTGCGCCAGCAGGTCGGCAAAACGGGCGGCGTACTCCGGCCCGCTGAGTTCTTCCTTAAAATATTGCAGGCCAAAGCCGCTGTGGATGCACTGGTTCAGGATGCCGCCCAGCTCTTGGTCACGCTCGATGACCAGGATCTTCTTCAGGCCCTTTTCCCAGGCGGAGCAGGCCGCCGCCAAACCGGCGGGGCCGCCGCCGATCACGATCAGATCATACATTTGCGCTGCCTCCTTTGGTCTCGCCCCAGAGCAGCCAGGTGCCCTTCTGGTCCTGCTGGATCTGCTGGGGGGTCAGGTTCAGTTCCCGCGCCAGGATCTCCACTACACGAGGCCCGCAGAAGCCGCCCTGGCAGCGGCCCATGCCGGCGTTGACCCGGCGCTTGACCCCATCCACCGACCGGGGCGGGATCAGGCCCTTCATGGCCTCCAGGATCTCGCCCTCGGTGATGGTCTCGCAGCGGCAGATCACCCGTCCGAAAGCGGGGTCCTGCCGGACCAGCTCGGCCCGCTGTTCGGGGGTCATCTCCTTAAAGCGGGTGCGGTGGCGCTGGCAGACGAAATCTGTCTTGGGCGTCAGCGCAAGGCCCGCCTTTTGCAGCAGCTCCACCAGATATTCGGCAATGGCAGGTGCGGCGGACAGACCCGGCGAGCAGATGCCCGCTGCGTCCACAAAGCCCTCCCGCTCCTGCAGGATAAAATCATTGACTTCGGCTGCATGGGCACGCACACCCGCAAAGTTGCGGATGGACTGCCCAAAGGCGATCTGGGGCACCGACTTTGCAGCGGTGGTGCGCACAAACTCCAGGCCGTCGGCGGTGGTAGAGGTGTCGTTGCCCTCCACCGGTGCGGCGTTGGGGCCCACGATCAGGTTGCCGTGGACCGTGGGGCTGACCAGCACGCCCTTGCCGTTCTGGTTCGGGCACTGGAAGATGGTGTGGGACACCCGGCTGCCCTCGGATTTGTCCAGCAGGTAATACTCGCCCCGGCTGGGCCGGATGCTGAAATCATGGGGCAGCGCCAGGTCGTGGACGGCATCGGCGCTGACACCGGCGGCGTTGATCACATACCGGGCGGTAAAATCCCCCTGGTCGGTGTGGACCAGCCAGCCCTCGGCCAGCTTCTCCATACCGGTGACCTGGGTCTCCAGGTGGAGCTGTGCGCCGTTGCGCACGGCGGTCTCCGCCAGGGCCAGGCAATACTCCCAGGGGGAGCAGATGGCGGCGGTGGGGGCGTAAAGGGCGGCCTGCACCTTGTCCGAGAGCTGGGGGTCCATGGCGCGGGCCTCGTCGCCGGTCAGCACCTGCAGGCCGGGCACGCCGTTGGCCTCGCCCCGCTGACGCAGGGTCTCCAGAGTATCGCACTCTGCCGGGCTGAACGCCAGCACCAGAGAGCCGCACTGACGGTAGGGCACATCCAGTTGTTCGCACAGCTGTTTTGCCAGCTCCACACCACGCACATTCAGCCGGGCCATCAGGGTGCCGGGCAGCGGGTCATACCCCGCATGGAGAATGGCGGAGTTGGCTTTGGTGGTGCCGTTGGCCACGTCGTTTTCCTTTTCCAGAACAGCGACCTGGAGCTGGTATTTGGACAGCTCCATAGCGGCGGCGGCGCCCACGATCCCACATCCGATCACAAGAACATCCAGCATGAACAAAACCTCCGTTTCTGCCGGGACAAGAACAAAAAAAGCGCAGGACACCCCCTTGGGGGGCTGCCTTGCGCTTCTCAATTCTCACACAAACCAAGCATTTGGTATTCACTTTGCAAGACCTACAATACCACAGCAGGCAAGTGTTTGCAATAGTTTTTCAGAAAACTTCTTGAATTTATAGCTAATGCACAAAAACAGGCGTTTTGCTTTGTGCGTCTTGCGGGGACAGACCGGATGCCGGTCCGGACAAAGATCCAGAAAAGAAGAGATGTTTCCCGCCGGAAAATAGTGAAACGTATTGACTTTTCTTCGGGGTGTGCCTATCATTGTATACAGAATAAGGGAAGATCGGGTCGATTTATGTGGAAATTTGTAGTGGATTACACCAATACAAACCAGAATGGGCCCGCGTTGCCCGGCGGGGACGCCGCCGGAGGGGGAGCAGGAGAGTTATAGTATGAAGACTATCATGATCGGGGATTATATCAAGCGCCGCCGGGTAGAGCTGGGCATGACCCAGGGACAACTGGCCAAGGGCATTTGCACAGTGGCCACTCTGTCCCGGCTGGAGGCGGGGATCCAGACCCCCCGCCGCAACCGCATCAGTGCCCTGCTGCAGCGGCTGGGACTGCCGGATTCCCGGTATTTTGCCATCAATACACAGGAGGAAGTGGCCATCGAGGCGTATAAAAAGGATATCGTGGCCTGCAATGTGCTGGAGCGGGTGGAGGAAGGCTTTGAAAAGCTGCAGAAGCTGGAGCAGCTGCTGTCGCCGGACGATAACCTGACCCGTCAGTTCGTGGTGCGGTCCCGGGCGCTGCTGGGCGGGCTGGATGGCCGCTACACCCATAGGCAGCAGATGGAGATGCTGTTGGACGCTATGCGGATGACCATCCCGGATTTTTCGCTGGAAGATCTGGAGGAGCATTACTATACCTTTGATGAGATCAAGACCCTGAACCAGATCGCAGGGCTGTACCTGGCGGAAGACCAGATGGAGCAAGCGCTGCACCTGTATGATAAGCTGCTGAACTATATCCTCAACCATAACCAGGCGCTGCTGTGCCGCAATGGACTGCTGCCGATGGTGCTGCACAACTATACCCGTGCGCTGAACATCGCCCAGCGCTATGCCGACGGGGTCCGCTACGCAGAGGAGGGCCGCCGTGCCTGCGTGGAATATGGGCATTACCAGTATCTTCCGGGCTTTTTGGCTCTGCTGGGGGAGGGGCTGCATTTTACCGGACAGGACGGCAAAAGCGCAGAATGTTACCGGGAAGCCTACTATATCTACCGTGCAACGGATGACTACGGCAACGCCGAGACCTGCCGCCGGGATATGCAGCGCTATCTGAATATCCAGCTGGAAACGCCGGAACTGTGATGCCATAGGGGCATTTGCCCTGCCAAAATAAGAGCCGCCCGGCCTCTGCTTTGCAGCAGAAACACCGGGCGGCGTTTTTGTTATGGATGGGTGGGCAGCTCGCCCCGCTGGATGCGGCGGGTCAGCTCCCGCACCTTTTGTTCGATCCGGGCCATCACGGACAGAAAAGCCGGGTCGCCCTGGCCGGTGGGGTCCTCCAGACCCCAATCCTCCCGGTAGGTGCAGGGCAGGGTGGGGCACTGGACGTTGCAGCCCATGGTGATGACGATATCCACCTTGGGCAGCGCCGAGAGGGGCTTGTTGTACTGGCAGGCGGTCATGTCGATGCCGTAGACCTGCTGCATCAGCCGCACGGCGTCCGGGTTGATCCGGGGGCCAGGCTCGGTGCCGGCAGAATAGCTCTCAAATACACCCTGGCCCAGCTGCCGGCCCAGGGCCTCGGCCATCTGGCTGCGGCAGGAGTTGTGTACGCAGAGAAAGGCGACCCGGGGCCGGGGCGCAGCGGGAGAAAAGGGGCACCGGCTGCCGATGCATTGGCTGTTCCGGGCGCTGTACTCGCAGCGGGGGGCGCTGGGGGTCATCTCTACGCCCAGCTGTTCCCGGGCAAAGTCTGCGGCGGCCAGAATGGACAGCCAGCTGTCCCGTTTGCAGCAGCGGGGGCCGCCTACCCGGCCGATGCACTCCAGCGCCCGGGCGGTCATTTGGTTGCTCAGACCCCAAGGCTCCCGGGCCAAAGGGGTGGACTGGGTGGCGATGGCCACAAACTGCCCGGCACTGATCCCGGCTCCGCAGGCGCCCCAAAAACCGCAGGCGCCGCCCGGCACCGCCATGCCCCGGCTGTGGATCTCGGACAGGGCGGCGGGCAGATCCAGCTCGCCCCCTGCATTTTTGTAGGCGGTGAGCAATGCCGCCCCCACCATTACATGGTGCTCCGGCCCGTGCATATGGCAGAAGGGCAGCGCCATCATCCGGTCCAGAATGGCGATGGGGTCGGTGGAGCGCTCCGCCAGGCACAGCCCAAAGATGCTGTCCATCCCTTGGGTGTGGCAGCTGCTGCATACATAGTGGCCATTCACGCAGCGGGTCTTGCTCAGCTCCTTTTTATGGCAGATGGCGCACTCCATCATTTGGTCCTGCACCAGGTATTCCAGCGGGGCTTTACAGATCAGACATTCTTCCATCTCGGCTCTCCTTTTATACCCTTGCTCTCTCCCCAAGGGAATGTGTAGTTTGATTATAGCCGGAGACGTGGCAGAACACAAGAGGGCGGCCTTTGGCGGGGCCGGTGCAGCCGAAAAAGTCCTTCTTCCGAACGATATCCACAATTTTTGATGTTTGATTTTGTGGAAAAGCTGAATTGAAATCTCCCCGCTGCATTGCTATACTAATACCAGTTCAAGCGCTTGAACACACACAAGTTTACAAACAGGATCTGACCGAACAAACGCAGTCTCATAAGAGAACTACCCCTTTTTAATGGGGAACTTGCGCATCGCTGTTCGCCAGGTCCTTTTTTGGTGAAGAAGGAGATAGAGAACTAGCTTTAAGGCGGCCCCGTTAAAAAGGAGGCCGCCTTAAGCTTGGCTGTTTTTCAGGGATACGTAAAGAAAAGGAGGAGATGTATCATAGACCCAGTGCCGCTAGCAGCTTTGGCAAAGAGCTGGAGAGAGCAGAGAAGGTCATGATCAGTACGAAGATATAGCTGATGGTCATGCAAATGCGCAGTGCAGTGGGTTTTTTGTAACCCTCGTTAATATCGCTGCGCCAGAGCATTAGAAGAATAAAGAATCCGCCTACCGGGGTGGCAATAGAGGTGGCGACATTTGCCATTAGGATCAGCTGAGTAGGTGAGCCGCCGTAACTGTAGCACACGATCATAGCAAAGACCAGGCAGGCCAAACAGCCGTACCGGATAAATTTGGTTTCCAGGCCGACGTCTTTATCAAACCCTGCCCCCAACAGTACCATACCGCGTTGAGTGTTGGCCAGTAGAGAGGAAAAACCTGCTCCCAGAAGCGCCAGACCCATGATATACCGAGCTGCGCCTCCCATGATAGGAACCAGCATCTCTGCCAGCTGGGCCGGGGCAGTAATGCTCAATCCCTGCGGATGCAGTACGATCGCGCCCACAAGAATGATAGCACCGGAGATCAGAACCACACTGATGATATGGACCAGCGCATCGGTGAACATAACACCATTAAAAAGGTCCTCTTTATTCCACTTTTTCTCCTTGCCTAGGTAAGTGGCGTAGATGCCGGAAGTGATGGCTGCATTGGTAGAAATAAAAGCAAGCGCAGTGGCAAGGCTTCCATCGGGAACCTGGAAGCCGACCAGTCCTTTGCCCAGTGCGGCAGGATCAGGCCCGCCTACCCCCACCAATGTTATATAGAAGGAAAGGATCATGACAATGATGCAGAGAGTGATGATCTTTTCTACTTTGGAATAAACGTTTTTTGCAAAGTAACAGTAGATCACCACAGCGATCATAATAACAGAACCGATCTTCCAGTTGATGCCGAAAATCAGATTCATGCCTGCGCCGGTGCCAGAAATGTTACCCATAGTAAAGAATAGGCAGGCCATAAAGACAGCAACGCCCACAAAACCGGCGGCTACAGGACCGTAATATTTCCGGATAGCATGGATGGTGGGCATCCCGGTAATGATGGCCAGGCGGTTGGTCACCATCATAAAGGTGATGCCCATAAAAATAATGGGCAGGATCAGCCAGATCAAGTCGTAACCATAGTTTGCACCCAGCATTGCTGAGGTGGTGACAGCTCCGGGGCCGATCACAATACCTGTGGCGATCAGGCCAGGGCCGATGCGTTTTGCCAACTCCTTCAGGGGGAGCCGCTTTACATCTGCACCAAAGACCGGTGCAGCAGAACTGGTTTTATTCATAGTGAGGCTCCTTCTTATCGATATACAAAAAAAGGGGCGCTGCCCGTGGCAGCGCCCCGGCGTGTGGGGTACTTATTTGAACTGCTCCATGTCTACCTGGGGCAGCTGGCTGCGCTCCAAGCCCAGAGCGACCCAATCTTTTTCC
>George_p2__coassemble_3829_pt1 | contig 6292 bp, 6 predicted proteins | sample George_p2__metabat2_high_PE_015 | metagenome-assembled genome bin George_p2
TGTGGAAAATCCAAACGCCCGCAGTGAAAACTGCGGGCGTTTTTTGTGTTTGGGGGGATGAACCCTCTCCGTCCAGCTGTTCCCCTTTTTGTCGCCTGGCAGGAGAGGGGTGCTTCCGGGAAGAACCCTCTCAGTCTCGCTCCGCTCGACAGCTCCCCCGAGAGGGGGAGCCCTTGGCAGAACCAGCAAGTTTCGTCCTCATTCGTCAACGGCAGGAAGAAGTCAGCCGTTAAGCGGTAAACTTTTCGCCCCTGCCAAAGCCTCTCCCTTTCGGGAGAGGTGGCACGGCGAAGCCGTGACGGAGAGGGTCACTTCCGGGGCAAAGCCGTGCCGGAGAGGGTGCCTCCCAACAGCAAAAAAGCCAGCTTGTGCCCTCCCCTTTTACGGGGCAGGCAAGCTGGCTTTCGTATTTTTATTCAGGGGCAGAGCTTACAGCTCGATCTTGCCAAAGCCCAGACCCTCAAAGTCGTCCACACGCTCGGTGCGCTTGGGTGCTACCGGCTCGGCGCTGGCGGCGTCCCGGGGGGCGTAGTAGGTGCGCTCCGGCACGCTGGAGGGACGAGGACCACGGCTGGGACGGGAGCCGCGGTAACCGCCGCCGGAGCGGCGCTGGCCGTCGTTCTCGTACCGGCGGGAGTTTCCATTGCCACGGCGCTGGCCGCCGCCAGAACGGCGGGGACGGCGCTCTGCGCTGTCGTTCTGGGCAGCGGGGTCGGTGGAGTAGATCACCACACGGCGATCCCGGCCCTCGCCCTTGCTCTCACTGCGCACACCCTCCATGCTGCTGATGGCAGAATGGATGATCCGGCGCTCGTAGGGGTTCATGGGCTCCATTGCAAAGCTGCGGCCGGTGCGGCGCACCTTGGCGCCGATGCGCTGTGCCAGGGCGGTCAGGTCGCTTTCCCGCTTGCCGCGGTAGCCAGCCACATCCAGGCCCAGCTTGATATAATCGCCCTCCAGGCGGTTTGCCACCAGGCTGGCCAGGTAGGACAGGCTCTCCATGGTCTCGCCGCGGCGGCCGATCAGGGCGCCCAGCTTCTCACCATCCAGACAAATGATGGTGGCCTCCCCCTTCTGCACGGCGCTGAACTTCACGTCCTGCACGCCCATCTTCTCAATGACCTCTTTCAGATAGGCCACTGCAGCGGCCACCTTGGGGTTCGAGTCGATCTCGATGGGCTGTTCCTCCAGCTCCGCTTCCGGCTGGACTGCGGCCAGCTGCTCCGGCTCTTCCGGCTGTGCCTGGACTTCCGGCTCGGGCTGCTCCGGCTGCGGCTCCACAGCGGCGACCGGCTCCTGGGGCAGCTGCTCTGCCTCCGGCTGGACGGGGGCGGCAGCAGGCTGCACCTCCACCTCCGGCACGGGTGCCGGGTCCGGCTCTTCCACCGACACCCGAACCTTTGCGGGGATCAGCTTCAAGCCCAGAAAACCAGTTTTCTGGGGCATTTCCAGCACTTCAAAGCTCACATTCAGCGCATCGGCCTCCACACCCAGCTGGGCGCAGGCTTTTGCACGAGCTTCCTCCACCGTTTTGCCGGTGGCTTCCAGGGTACGGATCATAGGGCTTAGTCCTCCTTTTTCTGTTCCAGCTCGGACAGCGGAACGGTGCGCTCGTCCTTGTACCGCTCAGCATCCAGCTGGCGGGCATACTCCAGACGGCGCTTGTTCATCTCGCTGGCAGAGATCTGTTTTTCCTCAACTTTGCCGGTCTTTTCGTCCTTGACCTGGATCGTGGTGCTCTTGACGCCGCGGCGCTCTTCCTTGCGGCGGGCAGCGATCTCGGCAGCCACCTGGGCCTTCATCTTATCAGGGTCATAGATCTTGCGCATCACCAGGCTCTGCACGGTCATGATGATGTTGGAGATCACGTAGTACAGGGAGAATGCGCAGGGCACGGTAAAGCAGAAGAACAGGTAGGTCAGGGGCATGATGTACATCATGATCTTCATGCTGCCCTGCATCTCCTGGCCGGAGGCCTTCATGCTGATGTGGGTGGAGATGAACATGGTAACGATCGCCAGGATGGGGAAGATCAGCAGGGGCAGGTTCTCTGCCTGGAAGCTCCACTGGGGCACCTGGGTCAGGTCGATGCCAAAGAAGTCCATGTGCTGGCCGAACTCAGCGATCTTGGCCAGCTGCTCTGCGGAGAATGCAGCAGAAACCGTGGACTCGCCTGCCAGCACCTGGGCGATGATGTTGGTGTCCCGGGTGACCATGGTAAAGCTGATGCCCAGGTTCGTCAGAGCGGCGCCGGCAGTCTCCAGCGCCTCGGCGCTGATCTGGAAGATGCGCTGCAGCGGGTGGTACACCACCTCGATAACGCCGAACATCACCAGGAAGTTGACCAGCATGGGCATACAGCCGGAAGTGGGGCTGTAGCCGTAATCCCGCTGGAGCTTGAGCAGCTCTTCCTGCTGTTTTTCCGGCTTATCCTTGTACTTTTTCTGGATGTCCATGATCATGGGCTGGAAAGCGGACATCTTGGCCATGCTCTTCTGCTGGTTCAGCTGCAGGGGGATCTTGATGAGGTTGATCAGCAGCGTGAACAGGATGATGTCCCAGCCGTAGTTCGGGATCAGGTTGTAGATCCACTCCATGACGTAGCCCAAAGGCCAACCGAGGATGTATAAAGGGTTCATAGCTTCGTCCATTCTGCCCCGCCTGTGGCGCAGGGCTTTTGTATTTTTTATCGTAGGACGCGCGGCCCACAGTGCCGCGCGTCATGAGAGGCTGTGTTGGTCCCCGGTCTGCCGGGGCGTTATTTTCCACCTTTTGCCCTGTGCCTTGTGGAAAACAGCCGGGACGGAGAGAGGCTTCTCTCCGGGCTGCGCCAGGCGCCAGGCGGGGGCACGGGGTCGTAGCCCCAGCGCCCCAGGGGGTTGCACCGGCCGACCCGCCAGATGGTCAGCAAAAGGCCCTTGATGCAGCCATGGGTCTGGATGGCCTGGATGCCGTAGCTGCTGCAGGTGGGCGAGAAGCGGCATTTGCGGCTGCCCAGCGCCGGGCTGATGTACCGCTGATACAGTCGGATCAGCTGGCACAGCCCCTGCTGTGCGGCCTGCCGCAGGCGGGTGCGCTTCATTTCCGGTGCTTGGCCGGGGGGACCGTAGCCGGGGGCTTTGCGCCCGGGGCAAGGGCCTTGTCCGGCAGGCCCGCCTGGGCAAACAGCCGGGCCACTACCCCGCTGAGCTGCCAGCTCTTCATCCGCGGGGTGGAGCTGCGGGCTACAAATACCAGATCGTACCCGCCGATGTTGTAATCCAGATGTTCATCAATGGCCGCTTTCATCACGCGGCGGGCGCGGTTGCGCTGTACGGCATGGCCCACCTTTTTGGTGGCGGTCAGCCCCACCCGGGTGCGGCGGCCCTTGGTCTTGAACACGTACAGGACCAGCGCAGGGTGTACATAGGATCGGCCGCGGGCATACACCCGGCCAAACTCACTGTTGCGTCGGAGCGGACGGTATCGCATCCCTTCGGCGCCTCCTTTCCCATAGCCTTTGGCGGGGCTTTGCCCCAAAAGGGCAGAACTGTCCCCTTTTCACCAATGCTCTTTCCAGTATATCAAAAATCAGCGTACTTTGAAAGTGCGTTCCGGCGTTTTTTTCGCCAATTCTTTTAAAGAAATTTCGGTCAATCTGCTCAAATGACAGCCGCGCACAGAATACATCTTTCCCACTTTTGCGGCAGACCTCTGCAAAAAGCGGCAGCATCTCCCCTGCCCGCCCCGCAGCCGCCCTGCGCCGTGCAATAAAATAAGACCGCCAAGCTCAATGTCGGCGGTCTTTTTGCGCATCATTTCCTGCGCTGCGCCCTGCGCCCAAAGCTGGTGCAGGATCAGACAGTCAGGCTCTTGCGGCCCTTTGCACGGCGGGCAGCGATGACCTTGCGGCCGTTCTTGGTGCTCATGCGGGTCAGGAAGCCGTGGACCTGCTTGCGCTGACGCTTCTTGGGCTGAAAGGTTCTCTTCATAGTGGTATCCTCCGTAAAAACTCGTCCCCTGTATGGGGTCTGCTTCTTTGAGTCCCAGATGGGGACAGGCTTGCAATTCAACAGTATATCGCATCAAATCCCATTCTGTCAAGCTCTTTTTTGCCTTTTGGTCAACTTTTGCCCAAACTTTTATGTGAAAAGGTTTTCCACTTTTTCACCCATTCCCGGTGGAAAACTGTTTTAACCCCACATCTTGTGCCCATACTTTGCCCAGAACACAAGAGCGATGCAGCGGCTAAATTTATGTATATTAAATTACTTTATAGTAATATAGACGCACAGCGGTTTTTGTGGTATACTTACGGGGTATCAGCATGATTGTTGAAAACTTCGACCGATCTAATGGAGTGGATGTTTTATGGATTCTTTCAAGGACGTTTTAGAGGCTGCCCAGAGCTACTGCAAAGCGCAGATGGCCGAGCCGACGTATAACCTGTACATCGACGGGCTCGAGCCGATCAGCTTTGAGGATTCGAGCCACATCACCCTGTCGGTGCGCAACGACTTTATCTGCAAGATCGTTACCGACCGCTACCTGGGCCTGCTGAAGGAGGCGTTCAAGGCCGTATTGGGCTTTGACGTGGATATTACCCTGGTGGTGCCCAGCACCCCGCCCCACGAGGTGCTGCTGTCCCAGCAGTACGAGGCCAACCCCTCCTCCCCCCAGGGCAATTACGAGTTCACTTTCGAGAACTTCATCAAAGGCCCGTCCAACCAGTTTGCCTTTGCGGCAGCCCAGGCTGTGGCGGCCAACCCTTCCGGAGCCTATAACCCCCTGTTCATCTACGGCGGGTCCGGCCTGGGCAAGACCCACCTGCTGACCGCGATCCAGACCGAGATCAAGCGCACCCATCCGGACTTTGTCATCATGTACGTCACCTGCGAGCAGTTCACCAACGAGCTGATCGCCGCCATCCGGGCGGGCAGCACCGAGGACTTCCGCATGAAATACCGGGCCGCCGACCTGCTGCTGGTGGACGATATCCAGTTCATCGCCGGCAAGGAGTCCACCCAGGAGGAGTTCTTCCACACCTTCAACTCCCTGCACGACGTACACAAGCAGATCGTCATCGCCTCCGACCGCCCGGCCAAGGAGATCAAGAGCCTGGAAGAGCGGCTGCGCACCCGTTTTGAGTGGGGCCTGACCGCCGACGTGCAGCCGCCGGACTTTGAGACCCGGGTGGCCATCGTCAAGCGCAAGGCAGAGCTTCTGCATCTGGACCTGCCGGAGGATGTGGCAGAGTTCATTGCCAACCACCTGAAAAACAACATCCGCCAGCTGGAGGGCGCCGTCAAAAAGCTGAACGCCTATTATATGCTGGAGGGCATCCAGCCGGTGATCAGCGTGGCCCAGAACGCCATCAAGGACATCCTGAACGAGACCCAGCCGGTGCCTGTGACCATCGAGAAGATCGTGGGCGAAGTCTCCCGCACCTTCAACGTCTCCCCGGCCGATATCCGGGGCACCAAGCGCAACGCCGGCGTAGCCGCTGCCCGTCGGGTGGCCATCTACATCCTGCGGGAGGTCACCGGCATGAGCATGGAGGAGATCGGACGGGAATTTTCCGGCCGGGACCACTCCACCATCGTTTACTCCCTCAAGACCATTGAGCGGGACATGAAAAACGACCAGCACCTGCGGGAGACGGTCAGCGACATCATCAAGAATGTCCGGGCCTGATGCGCCTTTTCACGCCCTGATTTTCCACCCCAGGCCCAAAATATGGGGAGAAAAAGGCCGCAAACCCCGATTTTTGTCCAAGATATTGTGGTGAAAAGCAGAAGCTTTCCACTCTTTCCACCAAGTTTTCAACATTCAACTTCTGTTTTGCACATGCCGCGTGGAAAAAAAGCGCACACACCCCCTTTCCACAACTCTTCCACAGCGCCATCCCCAAAACAGAGACCCCAAAAAATCCGCATGGCGGCTAAGCGAAGGCGAGTTTTCAACACCCTCCCCAGCCCCTACTACTGTTACTACAACAAGTACAATAAGAAACAGGGCAAAAAGCCCTGCATCCAGCAGCAAACGATGCGGACTCTTTGGGGAAAAAGAATTAAGCAGCCTTCCGGCAGCGGACTGCGGACCGAAAGCGGCCAAAGATCCGGCAGAAAAGAGCGAAAAGTTGACCCGCCTCCGTGTGTGCGGTTTTGCCAGTTGCACCGGGGAAACAGCGGGCGCAGCCCGGACAGAAGCCCCCTCCCCCGGCCGCACGGGACCCGGAACGGCCCTTCCCCGCTGCGGTCCGGCAGCAAAGCCTCCCGCCGAGTGCTGTCAGCGGCCGTCCCGTGGCCCATCC